>VOFJ01003802.1_pt1:525000-543595 | contig 543595 bp, 509 predicted proteins | sample 5384081 | NCBI WGS metagenome assembly VOFJ01 (sample SAMN12384729, study PRJNA508395) | human gut metagenome | isolation source: healthy gut I | host: Homo sapiens | reverse complement strand
TCCGACAATTCCCAGACTTCGCTCTTTATCCCGGTCCATAAGCGTAAGCGAATTACGAATTGCTCATCCATCGCCAGATTTAATGTTACGTTAAGAGAACGCACGAACGTATCCCGGCAACTGGATAACCACTATAATCAGCCTCGGAGACACCTGTTACCAAATGATAAATCCCCCGCCACGGGCTAAGATAGCGGCGAAAGTAAGGAATACCATATTACGGCCGGGCACAAACGTATTCGGATAGCTATCCTCCGGCTTCTCTTGATCCATCTCTATGCTCGCATTCGTAAGCGAGCAATTGGGATCTAACTGGCTGATAAGCGATACGTCCAATAACTGAAAAGGCACGTCCGCATCCGCGGCGATCTTTCGAGCGACCTCTATTTCCAAGGAATGTTTCTGTCCGTATGTGAAGCATACGGCCTCTACACGAAAAATGCTTCTTCGCCCAGAAAAGGCAAGTCGTGGAATCTTGTCCACCCGAGAAGCATACCAAAGCGGCATCTTGTTGTTTCATATCTTTCTTGTTTTTAATACGTGGTTTAGCAAGCACACGGAAAAAGACATCTTTTTCAGCCACAAAAGATACGCTTTTTTTTAATTCTTTCGAGCGGCGATAAGCAACATCATCGGACGGCGAAGTTCGTCTCGGATCCCGGGAACCGTATCCAGCATCGATTCGTCCGGTTGAGGCTCCACCAGATGGGTGATACAGAAACCCGCCTTGATCAATCCGTTCACGTAAGTCGTAAGTGTCTTATGATATTTGGTTACATCCTCTCCCAAAAATGAGCATGCCGGATTCCCTCTTGAAAATAATGATCCACCGGCCAATGCGCAGGTTTCACTTCCGAATCGTAAATCCAATCTTGATTGCCATAAGCAGTAAAAACGGGATGTTCCACAGAGAAGACAAAGACACCCTCTTGCGTTAAACATTTATATACCTCTGTACAAACCGTATCGAACGACTCGAGATAATGGAATGTCAAGGAGCTGATCACGATGTCAAAAAGAATTTGGAGCAAAATCAAAATCCTCGATTGCTATTCTTTTATATTCGATCAACGGGGGAGGAATTTATCTCCCGTGCCTTGTCTAACATCTTCCCGGAAAGGTCAATGCCTAAAGCGAAGGTCGCCCCTCGCTCTATGGCATATCGACAATGCCAGCCAAAACCACACCCTAAATCCAATACACGCTTTCCGTTAAAATCAGGCAACATCTTCTTTAGCTCATGCCATTCTCCTGCTCCTCTCAGCCCTTGTACAGAGCGAGACATCTGACTGTATTGACCGAAAAAGCGTTCATCATCATACTTATTTTCTTTCATATTATATATTGTAGGGATATCTTGGCCGAAGATACTTATTTTTCGTAGATACCGACATGATTTCCTTCGCTATCTTCTAAAACGGCGAAGTATCCTTTATTTTCCGCTTCAATCTTTGTCTTGGGTATAATAATTTTACCCCCTTTATCCAATACTTTAGATAAAGTGTCCTCGATATCTTGGCTATTAAAATGGATTAAGATACCATCCGGCGAAGGTTGATAACTAGGAGCGTAGAACAAAGCCCCAACCACTTCTCCTTGCTCGATAAAACAAGCCATCTTCTCTGTCTCACACTCGAAAACCGATAGTTTTAACCCCAAAATAGTTTCATAGAAATTGATCGCTCGATAAAAGTCTACAGTTGGAATCTCGAAAAAAGCAATTAAATTGTTCATTTTTTGTTTTCTTTTTTTATAGTTACTGTTAATGTCCTCGCGAAGACATCACAAAAGTAGAGCGTATCGTATCTATAGGATAGAAGAAAAAGGACATCTTGATCATTCCGAGAAATAATCAGAATAAGGAGCGCATAAGGAGAGATACTCCGTGGGTGTATAGCCGGAAAACAGCTTAAACTCTTTTTATCATATGTGACTGATCTGAAAACCCACATTCATAAGCTAATTGAGCGAATGAAATGGATGGATTCTGTTGTACCTTAAATAAAGCTCGTTGCATCCTAACGATACGAAGAAACTCTTTGGGCGTAGCTCCTACATAATCTAAGAAAATGCGGTTGAACTGTTTAGAGCTTAGGCATGCGGTTTCAGATAACTCAGAAATATTAGTTTTCGCTTGTTCATTTATTTGATGGAGGACTGCGGATATTCGCTTTAAGTTATATTCATAGCCTTCAAACCTATAAAGACGGTGAATCAAAAACTGCTCGATCAAGCGGATGCAAGTTTCATGGTCATCAGCCTCTATCACTTTTCTGGATAATATTGATAATTCCAAATCTGCTATAGCATCCACCGCTATAAGTTCTCCATAAAAGAACTTAAGGGGAAGTTGAAGGATGGCTCTTGCCGCGTACGGCTGAAAAACAACCGTGATCATTTCAATCTTTCCGGCTGACATCACATCTGAAAAGTTGAGGCATTGCCCACAGATGAACGCTTGAGGCTGCGATTCTTTTTTTTTCCTACTAATAAAAGCCTTTTACCTCTATGAAATACTAATTGTATGCAGCCCGTTGGTAAAGTCCGTTCAGATACAGAAACATCTGCGCCATCTTCCAGTATCCAATAATATCTCACATAAGGAGTTAATATATGAATAGGCTTTATTATTTTAAATGACTGCATCTTATAGAATTTAATTTATCGGGGCAAAGGTAAATAACCCCTAATCAATTCTATAGTAAAAAAGAGACATTTCATATAATACTGCGACATTAAGCTTCAATCAACTATTTTTGGGTATATTCAAAACTGTAGTATGCTTGATTTCATTAAGCACAAAAAAGAGCTTTGCATCTTCACGATGCCATGAACCTTGGTTAATTTCTCGAACACAAATTGATTATAGGCATCTAAATCCTTAAGCACCACTTTGACAAAGAAATCATAAATACCTCCCGTCGAGTAACATTCCATTATTTCATCGATATTCCGTATTTCTTCTTTGAAGCGTTCGATATGCTCATCATCGTGTACAGCTAAAGATACATTACAGAAAATGATCAAGGGTAATCCTATTTTTTTTATTGTCAACCAATGCCACATATCCTTTTATATATCCTTCGTTTTCTAAACGTTTGATTCGTTCGTAAATAGGAGTCTTGGAGATATGAAGTTTCTCAGAAAGCTCTTTTGCTTTGATCTTTGCGTCCTTTTGCAAAGAATGAAGAATTTCAATATCAGTCTCATCAAGTAGTGCCATAGTTTTTTTTTTCCTGTTTTATTTGATTTAATATCCCCGAATTAGAATTATAGAATACAAAACAGGACAAAAATAGGAAAATTATCGTATTTAAGCTTGACGTATAGGAAAACAATCTTCTTTAAATAACTTTGCAGCAAATAAAAATCTAATTCTAACACAATTATGTTTAAAAGTAAAGATCTTCTGTATCATAGTATCGCCATATTGACAGTCATTATATGGGGAACAACGTTTGTCTCCACAAAAAATACTGATTAATACAGGATTATCACCGGTTGAGATATTGTTATATCGTTTCGTGCTTGCGTATTTTTTGTATTTTGACTATAGCGCATCGACGGTTGTGGGCTAATTGCGTAAAAGATGAATTCTTATTGTTCTTGTCTGGATTATGTGGTGGCTCCCTATACTTCATAGCGGAGAATACGGCACTGGGCATCACATTGGCTTCCAACGTTTCATTATTGATCTGTACAGCACCGATCATTACAACGATATTGTCTCACCTATTTTATAAAGAATCTCTTAGGAAAGGGCTGTTATATGGATCTTTAGTTGCCTTATTTGGAGTCGGATTAGTTGTTTTCAACGGCAGTGTTCTTTTAAAAGTAAATCCACTTGGTGATTTTCTCACTTTAGTTGCCGCTACGATGTGGGCTTTTTACTGTCTTATCCTAAAGCGTTTGAGTCGTTCTTATCCCACCTTGTTTATTACACGAAAAGTATTTTTTTTATGGGATACTTTCTCTTTTCTTCTACTTTGCGATCTACCCTTTTAAATATCAAACTAGAGTTATTGAAACTGCCAGTCGTATATTTAAATATATTATTTCTGGGTGTCATCGCCTCAATGCTTTGTTATATCATGTGGAATACGGCAGTCAGAGCCCTCGGAGCATCAAAAACAGCCAATTATATTTACATTGTCCCTCTGGTCACCTTGATAACTTCTGCGATTTTTCTATCAGAAACTATTACGATAGCTTCTGGTATTGGCGCTTTAGCCATTATTAGTGGAGTTTATATCGCAGAGAGGTAAAAATAAAGAAGGGTTACTCATATGAGTAACCCTTTGATTTTCAGTGGTGCCACCAGGAATCGAACCGGGGACACAAGGATTTTCAGTCCTTTGCTCTACCAACTGAGCTATGGCACCATCATGTCGTTTTGTATATCGTTGTTTCGATTACGGGTGCAAAGATACGGACTTTTTTGATATATGCAATAGGTGGCGGTGGATTTTTTTTTGAAAATATTTGAGGGTAGAGGTGAAATTAGCTGCTATAAGCAGGGTAAATAGGGGGAGCGTGTAGATAAATATGGATTTTTACTTATTTTTGGAAGCGGGTAGAGAATGATTAATAAGCTATAGATATGAAGAAAGTAATTTGGAGTATTGTTTTAAGTTGGGTATGTTTGGCATTTGCTGCTGCTGGGATAGGAACTCGTGATGCGGTGTCTGCCTGTGATGGGAAAGTGTATAAAAAAGGGGATAAGATTATGTTTGGTGTCCCTAAGGTTTCCGGATATTTGTTTGTTAGGACGTTTACAAAGGATGGGAAGATTTCTACGATGCCGAAAGAGAATCTGGCTAGTCAAGAGGCGGTGATCGTTGATATTCCGGATTACGATAAGAAACTCTTTGAGAGTATGGGCGTTTATTCTGAGGAAGAAACGCATCCTCTTGTCGTGGTAGAGCTGGATGGACGGCGTCTTTGTATAAATATTAATGATGCGCTTAGTCAAGGGAATATTGTTTCGGAATATTTTAAAAGCGAAATTGAAGGTGTGGTCGATTTAACGTCCGATCTCTTATTTGTTTATGCGCTTAAATTAAATAATGTGACAGTTGATGACGATGTGATAGTAAGGTATATGGCTCATTGTGACAAGAATCTGGTAGAGAAAAATCAAGCGGATCCATTTACTATGGCGGATCTTAAGAAAGAATATGCCGCTAAATTGGAAAAGGCGTTAGGGGACGTTGATTTTAGTAAGGTGTTTCGTATTGAGAGTCAGTCGGAGATGTTACAATATGATATGGATAAGCAGATCTTTCCATTAAAAGGGTTGTGGTGCCCACAAATTAAGACAGACCAGCCGGATGCGTTGGCTAAGATTGGCTTTTGTAAATGGGATGATTGTGCCTTTCGATTTGTGAATATACCAGAGTTCATGAATGTCCCTTGTGAGACGGCTCGTGCGAAAGGGTTTTATGATATGAGGAAAGTCGGAAAAGTGCCTACTTATAATAAGCCGCTGGCTACTTCTTATACTTATATCCGTTTCTTGGATAAGAAGGTACAGCTTCCCGAGAAAAAGAATAAGGTCTATCATAACGGTGATATAAAGAGTATGTCTTTGGCTGATTTGTATGGGAAAATGGCTATAGAGGCGCAAATTATAAAGATGGATGTTTATCACTTACCTTTCTTGAAGATAAGTGATTTTGAACTCTTCTATAATTATTTAGGATCCATTGAAGTGAAATAATAGGAAAAACGGTCCGTCCCCCAATAAAAATGGGACGGACCGCTTTGCATTCGTGAATTCAGAGCGGATATTTCTTTTTAGTTTAGTGAGTTCCAACCTTGCGCCTTAAGCTCGACTTCACCTCCGTCACGACCGACAAGATAATTGCCTAACTCCGGCTTTGTTATATGACCGATCACCTTAATACCTTTCATTTCCGACACCTTATCATGATCTGCTAAAGGAACAGTGAATAAGAGTTCATAATCCTCACCTCCATTCAATGCCGCGGTTATCAGATTCATGTTAAACTGCTCTGCCATGGCTGCGGTTTGGTAATCGATAGGAATACGATCTTCATAGATACGGCAACCTACATTACTTTGTTTTGATATATGAAGTAATTCGGAAGAAAGGCCGTCGGAGATGTCCATCATGGAGGTAGGAACGATTCCTGCTTGGTCAAGAACCTCGACAATGTCTTTGCGGGCTTCCGGTTTTAATTGGCGTTCCAACAAATATTCTTTACCAGAGAAATCGGGCGTGAAATCTTTCTCCCCATTAAATATGCTTTTCTCCCGTTCCAGTAATTGGAGACCCATGTAGGCGGCCCCTAAATCGCCGGACACGCAAATAAGATCGGTCTCCTTGGCTCCGTTTCGATAGACAACTTTACCTTTCTCTCCCTCGCCTAGGCAAGTGATGCTGATCGCTAACCCTGTGCGTGAGGCGGAAGTGTCGCCACCAACGAGATCTACGTCATAGATATCACAAGCGAGTTTAATGCCCTCGTAGAATTCTTCGAGATCTTCTACACAGAAACGTTTGGAAATACCCAATGATACCGTAATCTGTTTCGGGCGGCCATTCATGGCGTAAATATCGGAGAAGTTTACGACTGCGGATTTATAGCCGAGATGTTTCAACGGCACATACATCAAATCGAAATGAATACCTTCCAGCAAAAGGTCTGTCGTAACCAATACTTGCTTGTCTGTGTAATCTAGTACGGCTGCGTCGTCACCAACACCTTTCAACGTACTCGGATTTTTAAGTTCTATTTTATCGGTGAGATGACGGATTAACCCGAACTCTCCCAAAGTCGATATTTCTGTTCTATTGCTCATAAGATTGTTAACGTAATATAGGATGATTCTTTATTCTTGTATCAATATGTTTAACTATTAATTCTTGAAATTGTTTTTCCCGGTCCATACAGAAACCCACCGTAATAGGCAAACAATATAAATGAGAAAACCATTCCATGGGAAGCGAAGGAAGGTCACGGAGTCGGGCGGCATCTTTCTCCGTGATGATTATCAATTTACTTGTAGAAGTCAACCGCTTGAAGGCCGTTTGTATTTTCTGGATGTCATGCCGATCGAAGGCGTGATGATCCGGAAAGATCAATGAGGTGACATGCTCCGTATATTTATGGATCTCTTTTTCGAGAGGTGCCGGGGATGCGATACCGGATACCAATAAAACCTCTGTAGTAGAGGCCAGCCCTTTTAATGTGCGTTTGGGGGCTTTACCGGAAAAGACGGGTTCCAGCTCCCCGTAAAGAATACGGCTGAAATAGAGCTCTTGATAAGCTGAGAGATGTATATCCTCCTCTATGATCCGGAAGTCTATAGGTTGTATACATGACTCACATTTCGTGACAATGATCACGTCCGCACGTCGAGCGCCATCCATAGGTTCCCTTAAACGGCCTGCGGGCAAGAGCTTATCTTGCGTATAAAGACGGTGGCAATCGGTTAAAAGGATGTTCAGCGTGGGGGCGACGTATCGATGTTGAAAGGCATCGTCCAGCACGATCACTTCCGGGCGCTTATTCTCTGGCAGAGCCAATAGATTGCGGATACCCCTGCGGCGATCAGCGTCTACGGCAACGAGAATATCTGGAAACTTACGTTTCATTTGGTACGGCTCGTCACCGATATCCTTGCTGGTACTTCGCTGATCGGCCAACAAGAAACCGGAGGTTTTCCGTTTATAGCCACGGCTGAGTACAGCTACCCGGTATCGGTCTTTTATCAAACGGATGATGTATTCCGTATGAGGAGTTTTTCCGGTCCCCCCGACAGTCAGGTTCCCCACGCAAATAATAGGCAGATCATACCGCTCTGTCCGAAGGACTTTCCAGTCGAACAGCTGATTCCTGAATCTCACCCCGATTCCATAAAGGAAAGAGAATGGAGTGAGGAGTTTATTGAACTTAATCGTATGATCTGTCAGCATGGTCCAGTTATTATAACGGTTTCATATCGTAAGGCATACGAGCTTGGGATTCCGCAATTCGTCTTGATATTATTCAACGTCTTGAAGTACTCGAACTCATTGCCCAATACATTTGATGATAGAGAGTTTCACCTCTCCGAGCTGGCTTTCCAAGAACTCGTCCAAGAAATTCTTGGAACCGCTGACGGTAGTTACGCTATACTGATCCAGATCAGCCAACCCCGCCGCTGTGCTTATAGCTAATTCAATACCGCCCAGCTCATCGACTAAACCTCTTTCTTTCGCTTGCTCACCCGTCCAGACCCGTCCTTGTCCGATAGCGTTGACCGCTTCGGTAGTCATACCTCTACCTTCGGCGCAGCGGGAAAGGAACGTTTGGTAGCCTCTTTCCACGTATCCCTGTATCAGTGCTTTCTCACTCTCGGTCATGGGACGGGAGAGGTCTCCTAAGTCCGAGAACGTGTTCGTCTTTACGATGTCCGTGGTCAACGCTAGTTTCCCGAATAATCCGGAGGCGTTCGGGAACATGCCGAAGATACCGATGGAGCCGGTCAACGTATTCGGTTCGGCGATGATCTTATTAGCGGCGCATGAGATATAGTAGCCTCCCGAGGCAGCTACGTTGCCCATGGAAACGACCACAGGTTTCACCTTTTTCAACTCGACAACTTGACGCCATATCTGCTCGGATATATAAGCGCTACCTCCCGGGGAATTCACACGGAATACCACGGCTTTCACGTCATCATTGTTTTTTAGCTTGATAAGCTCATCGGCCATTTTCTCCGTGATACTTTGTTCGATATCGTAAAAGTTGCCGGGTGTTTGCGCCTTAATCTCGCCTTCGGCGTAAAGTACGGCTATCTCCGGGGCGTTTTTGGTGGGTGAGGCCTTGAGGGTTTTCATTTGAGCTAAGTTGGCCGATCTCAGTTTCTCTCCATTTTGTCCGGCTAGCTCTTTGACGTATGCTTCTACCTCCGGCTTATACTTCAATTCGTCTATAAAGCCACATTCTACCGTTTTCACAGGGTCCGCGAAGAAAAGCCCCTCATTGGCGTAATGGTTGATATCGTTCACGCTGATGCCGCGTGATTCGGCGATGCCTTCGGCTATATTATCCCAGATGGTGGAGATATACGATTGGATTTGCTCCCGGTTCGCCTCGCTCAGCTTATCCAGCATAAAAGGCTCCACGGCACCTTTGTAGGTACCTACCTTAAAAAATCTGCATCTCGATACCTACCTTATCCATCAGTCCTTTGTAGAATAGGGTTTGCGAGGCGAGTCCCGTCAATTCAAGGATGCCTTGCGGATTCAAGAATACCTTATCGGCTACGGAACAAAGGAAGTAATTCCCTTGCGTGAAATTATCGGCGTAAGCTACCACGAACTTGCCGCTTTCCTTGAAATCTATTAACGATCGGCGGATTGCTTCCAAACTAGCGCTACCCGAGGAGAGAAGCCCCGATTCGATATAAATCCCCGCGATCTTGTCATTCTGTTTCGCTATCCGGATCGTCTCGAGCAGGTCCTTCAGTGACAGCATGTTTTCCTTGTCGCCCATCAAGGCGGAGAATGGATTCTCCGCCGGGTTATCCGCTAGCGTCCCGTCTAGCTTGATCTTGAATACCGTATTGCTTTTGGGGGTGTAATCAGGTGTGCTACCTACGGTGGCGATATATCCTATAGTCATGGATATCAATACCGTCAGGATTATTCCCATTGCCAACATAACGCCTAGCGTTGAGGCAAACATCATTTTAAAGAATTGTTTCATATCTATTGAAAACTAATTAGATGACAAATGTACGAAAATTTCCTCTACGTCCCGGTCGCTGAGGCATACTTGTTGGTAAACATCTCGCAGAAGCTCCGGGTTGATCTTTTTGAAATCCTTTTCTAAAGGGGTGATGAAAAGACCTCCGATATCGGCAGCTCCCGGGCTGGACAGGAGATGGTCGTTCCCCTCAGCCTCGTATTGCCATGGGCGGTGGCGTTTACGAGGGATTACCGTGATTACCCAATTATTATCGTAATAGGAGCCGAAGATATTCATCATCGGCTCGGGCTCACCGGGAAGTATCGGCAAAGCGGCGTAGATCTTTTTGAAGAGCCGGGTGGCGGCTTCTTCGGTGGCGGCTTGGATGACGAGGCCGGGGCGGAGGTTGCCGGTGAGTGGGTATATACGGTTGTCGTATACACTCGCATACGATTGTCGTATAAATTGGGTTACCTCTTCATCCAGCGGCATGATGCCTCGTGTCACTGCTTGGAAGTGGGCATGATCCGGTGCCGAGGCTCCGCTACGGGGTCCATTGTAGAAGACGGTGAAGGGAGCGAGTCTCCTAGTCAGTTCCAAGAAGTCATTCCATTGCGGCAATATCAGTTGCGGAGTATGTTTCCGGGTAGGGATCGTAAAATGCTGGGGGAAGATCGGGTAGGGGTTACACAATACCAGATGGCGAAAGCCGAAAGGCAGTCGCTCCTGTTCCACCGGCAGGTTCTCGGGACATAGGAAGCACTTGCGTTCTTTTAGGGATCGGGCATCTACCTTGGCCCCGGTGGAAACAATACGGGCGGGATTGAATTGCGCACGTATCGAGAACCCTCCCATATCGAAGGATTTTACTTGCACGGCCTCCAGTGCCTTATAGTTCTTCTCGGCCAATGGCCATGTCACGAGTTGCTTGGACAGTAATTCGGTCGCTTGCGATGAGCTGACCCAGTTGTTTGGTTTCATTGTCTTTCCATGTTTAAGCGGGCCTCGAGTTCCCAAGTCCTGATTTTATCCTTATATATATTATGGTTGTTCATTTTCACGACATCCAATGAGGCGTCGGAGTTATCTTCCCAACGGCGGCAAAGGTACAGCACGTCGTAGATCCGCCCGATCGGGTACTCGCGGCTGATGCGCAGGCCGAGGGCGTAATCTTCTCCGTAACTGGTGTTCGGGAGGTTTAGTTTCCGTAGCAAGGGTGTATAAAAGGCTCGGGGTGCTCCAAGCCCGTTGATGCGGAGGGCGTTATTGCGGCCGTTCTCGGGAGTCCATTCTTTATGGTCGATAATTCCGGGCGGGATGGTTCGCATATCGAAATCGGTCATTCGGTAGGTTCCGACCACCATGGCGCATCGCTGCTCGTAGAAGGCTTCCACGATCTTACGCAGGGTATGCTCGTCACTGTATACATCATCGCTATCCAATTGGATGGCGAACTTGCCGCAAGCCGAATGGTGTATTCCTATATTCCAGCAACCCCCGATGCCGAGGTCGTCACGCTCCGGCTGGATATGGATAATACGAGGGTCCGTGGCGGCGATCGTTTGGATTCGCTCGGAGGTGCCATCCGTAGAATGATTATCGATAATGATTAGGTTGAAAGGGAAGGACGCCTCTTGTCGCAGTACGGAACGGATAGCGTCCTCGATCGTCCGTACACGGTTACGTACAGGGATAATAACGGAGGCTTCCGTTTGAAATGTCTGCTCGTCAAAACGGACTGGCTTGAAATGAGGGGGCAAGTAGCCGCCTATCATCTTTAAGTGATCTGTACAGGCGGCTTCCATCTCGATCTGTACGGAGCGGTTCTTGGGATCTACATAGTCGAACATCTTCTCTCCGGATTTCCGTAAATCATTCTCTACTTCTGTATATAGATATTCGTTGATATGCGTCAGCGGAGCGTTTTGGGAGACTTTCAGGCGCAAGTCGTAGAGTCCGGCGAATGTATATTCCGTATCCATGGAGGCTATGGCGTTTTGTAGCGTGGAAGAACGATAAAGTAGGAGGGAGCCGAAATTGAAATCATCCCTAAGACTTCCTTTCTGGTAATCGATCACCGGATGGGGGTTGAGTTTGCCCTCCTTCTGCTCGTAATAATCGGAGTAAACCATACCGGATCTCGTATCGTCGGCGATGGCGACAAAACGCTCTAGGGCATACATGCCTAATAGAAGCTCTTCAGTCTTCGTATAAATTAACGTATAATGGGCACTGGCATAGCCGGCTATTTCCCGGAGGGTCTTCGTGCTCCATATATTCTCCGTGCGGATTAAATTGCAGGGATAAATAGCCTTGGCGTGGGGATCGTCCGTGATTAGATAGATCTGACTCACTAAGGACGACTCGGCCAATTGCGCTACCGTTTGTCGTGTAGCCTCTATTTTTCCATAAGGGATAAAGCAATTGATTCGTTTCATTGTATATACTGTATTTTATTTTGTTGTTGAATGGAGAAAAAGCGTAAGATGGACTCCATGAGTCGATTTCGTTCCGACGATGTTTGAAGTGCCTCAAACGGGAAACCGAGCGAACAAGTCCGATATTTCCCTTCATAAACGATTCCCGCCCCGATATTGTTCTCCGGATATCTCAAGATGGTATGGGCGAGCTTATCCGCCGGAAGTACACCGTCTACCGACTCGATCGAGTAGCAAATAGGGTTCGGACGTGTCCGGAACGTGTATCTGCCGTTTATATATCTGTAAGGGGATGCGCAACTGTTTACGATTCCTCCTTGCTGGCATTACGGCTAGCCAACTTCCCTTTTAGTACCTCCTCGACGAACGTACGGTCTTGTGCGTTGCCCCAGCTGTCGGAGAAAAGATTCGTCCCGCTTACAAGCAAGTTGCCGCCTTGGGCAAGGTAACTGCGAAGCGTATCCTGTAAAACGGGAGTGATAACCGGTTGGCGCTGTTTTCCTAAAATCAAGTCAATAATCGGATACGTATCCGGCTTTACGACTCCCTCGGCCAAAGATTTATGGCTACATGAAACAAAGGAATAACCGGTCCCGGCCATGGCCTGCCCATGTATGAAAGGATAATCGAAGGTATTGCCCGCTATGACTTGGCCTGCGTAATTGTTGTAACTATCCCCATGCCCGTTATTATCATTGCTGTTCCATGTGGCGGTACGGCGGAATTCGAATTGATCCCCGATAAATGCGATATCATTCAGATAAGGCACTCCCCGGTCGACGGCATAAAGAAAGCCGGCTAAACTATCCGCCGCACTCTCGAAACTGGCTGGACCGCTGATCCTGTCGAATCCATTGACGATTAATACCGTCTTATCCTTTTCACCTTTAGGAGACCGGTAAACACTTACGATCTCGGAAGGGAAACTGATGCCTCCCTTATTTACGGCAGCTACCTTATAACTATGGATAATACCCGCCTCAATTGGAAGAATGATTTCTTCTCCTTTTACGAGCGTCCCGTTATCGAATCCACCGCTGTCTTTTCGACTATAAAAGGATATAGGCGGTTGGTGAGGCACTCTCCTCAAGAGTATCCTGTACGGCTTTCCAGCCGATTCTCACTTTATTCGTTTCTACGAGCTCCGTATACAGACGATCGGGTGGGAGCGGTTGTACGATAGGCTCCTGTTTATTCTGGAAACAGATATAACGGAGCATCCCTTTATAGATCGCCCTACAGATAAGGAAACGGAAGCGTGGGTCTAACCCGTAACGCATATCGGCGAAGTTTTGATGGGATAGTAATTCTAATAGCATCGTTGGGACATCGGGAATACGTGCCTCTATATAAGATTGATTCCACATGCCCCGGCGGCTCCATTGAGGATTGTAAACCTTACGGACATCGGACAGGATCTGTGTTTGGATCATGTCGGTTAGGTCTCTGGCGATCTCCCGGCTTTTCCGGTTGGTGTAGATTCCGTCGTTGCTTTTAGACATATAGATGCCGAGTGTCCCTATAATTGAGTCATCCGGGGTGGTTCCTGCGTCGGAATGGAATGCGAAGGCCATGTCGATAGGGATATGGGTCTGTTCTTTTAAATAATTAACCCATTGGGGACGTGCGTAAATGTCGTCTTGATAATCATTGCGGAAAGCGCTTTTCGAATAGATACTATCCGGTATTCCCGCCCATTGTAGCCAATATCGGGCCGCCTCGGTAAACCGTGGATACCCACTTGTCTCTGCTTCTATCGGATAGGGACTTTCTAGCGGGCTACGTGCGATGTTCCCCATGCCGCCACCGATCTTGATTGCGTCTGCCGTGATAATCTTTCCCGATTTATTGCTTTGATTCGTTAATACGATTCTCTCATGGGCTTGTTCATGTGCCGTGAATTTGAAGTTTCCCAGATAGATCCAAGTCCCACCCCCCATTGTTTGATTGACGGCGATTGTGGTTTCCCCTCCGGCATGATGGATGGTATACAGTGCCTGCTCTGTGCTGTTCGGAAAAAGATTGATAGGAGGCATAGACCGCGTAATTCCCCGATTCCGGAATTTCGGGAATCCACTCGATGAGACTTTCTTTTCCTTTCCTCTGTGTGACCGTCTGCCGATAGGTACCTTGCGTAAAAGGGTTCTCCCCATTCGTATAAGTAGCTTGAATATGCCCAAATCCGGCTTTCTCCCCATCCGACCAAGCTTTCTCTCCATCCAATTCCTTATACTCGGATCCCGGAGTAGAGCGATCATTGTCGATAATGATTTCGTGTATTTGAGTGTCCCTTTCCCGGGGGATAAGAATAGTCGCTCCTGCGTTTTCAAGCATCGGGGTCAGATAAGGAAGAACAAAACTCTGCGTAAATAAGTCCTCCACGGTGCCGAACATGCGAGCCCGTTGCCATTCCCAGCGATGGGCGGTCTGGGCGTAATATAAACCATGGCTTTGCCAAAGGGCGATATGACGGTTTTGTAATCCGTTTTTTATCTCATGAGGGGTGGATAGGCTACGGGTTAGCGGGTATTTACTCTCTTTAATGGAGTATAGCCTCTTTTTGTTGGGACGTCCTTTTCTGTCGTATTCGGGAATCAAGCTCTCAATGTCTGTATCTCGGGTCAAGATGACGATCTTGGAGGCATTGGGGAATAGGGGGAGCTATACTTGCGTAAAGCTCAGAAACGTTGTATTCCCGAAAAGGGATGTCCTCCAAAGCTTCATTGGCGAAAAGCGTGACTTTCTTCTTCTGTATGAGGATGGAGTCAATCTTAATGGTGCGTGAAGACACATATTGCCTTGCGAAAGAGTTTAGCTTTTGATCTAATTGCTTTTTTAAGCTTTCACTATCCTGCCCTTCTGCCGGAAAGCTCCAGAGAAAAATGGATAGTAAGGATATGATGATCCTAACAGGATAGGAGAGTTTTTTCTCGCATATTTTTATAAATATTATTGGCTGTCTTATTTCTACAAATTTACGGAAAATCTCCGTAATAACCTTATAAAAAGCCCAGATTGGCGCAATTAAAATTGAATATGAAGAAGGTAGGGGCAAATTGTGGATATTGGGAGAAGTCAAATTTATGTGAACGGCAGCAAGGAGAAGAACGGATTTGTCCCTATCATGGGACGGGTAGCGATTAACGGGACGATGGTGCGGTTCAGTTCAGTTGCGAGCGAACTATTCGTGTTCATGGTCAAGACGCCTATCTGGGGAATGATTATCCCTTCTTGAAGTGTCGGGTTTACGATAGTATCTCAATGGGAAACGGTGGTAAAGTCAATGGGATAGAGGTGTTATCTCAATGACTTTACGGCCGTGTCCCATAGGCTTTTTTTGTATCCCTGATAAGTTGGTAGGGGATGGTTCAGGGCGCAAAGGGCGCATCTTTGCGAGGTTTGTAAAACTTTTATATTATAAAAAAATTAGCGTCTTACTTATATATAGATGGAGTAATATATTTTTTTTTTTTGTAAAATGTTTTTGCGAACACGTAAAGATGCGCCCTAATGCGCCCTGTGATTTTTTTGGAAGATTTTCTTGATGTCTTAAAGTATAGATAGACAGTTGTTTATGTAATACTGTTCTCTTAGCCCTTTTTTAGTCTTTGGGGCGATATAATCGGCCTAAACTCACATTGTACGTGGCCCAAAAGCACGTGTACAGAGCGATTTTCTCGTGATTCCATGAGCAGAAAGCCGTTTTTCCCGTGTGATTTCCTCTCGTCGCTAGGACCTGTTTATCGTTTTTATACGTGTAAAAGCACTCGTGAGAGCCCTGTTTTCGGTACACGTGGTGACTCGTAAGTTAAAAAAGAGCGTCACGTATTATTTCAATGTACGCAATCCCCCTCATGAAAAAAATATTGCAAAAAAAATTCCGAAAAAGTTTGGAGGTTATGTTTTATAACACTACTTTTGCACCCGCATTCGAGAGAGAACGCCGGTACAAAATGATGAAACAAACTTTTAGAAAAAAAAAGTTCCGGAATAATTTGGAAGTTTAAAATAAAAGTCCTTATCTTTGCAGCCACGTTCGCAAAACGACAAGCGACAGAAGAGTTCTTTGATAGATTTACATAATTCAACAAGTAGTACAAGTATTGGAGAAGAGATTCTCCGGATTAATACCGTCAAAAGAAGTATGACTTTGGACTACGATAAACGGATTCCGGAGCGAGGATATGATAAAACAATTTAAACAACGAAGAGTTTGATCCTGGCTCAGGATGAACGCTAGCGACAGGCTTAACACATGCAAGTCGAGGGGCAGCACAGGTAGCAATACCGGGTGGCGACCGGCGCACGGGTGAGTAACGCGTATGCAACTTGCCTATCAGAGGGGGATAACCCGGCGAAAGTCGGACTAATACCGCATGAAGCAGGGATCCCGCATGGGAATATTTGCTAAAGATTCATCGCTGATAGATAGGCATGCGTTCCATTAGGCAGTTGGCGGGGTAACGGCCCACCAAACCGACGATGGATAGGGGTTCTGAGAGGAAGGTCCCCCACATTGGTACTGAGACACGGACCAAACTCCTACGGGAGGCAGCAGTGAGGAATATTGGTCAATGGCCGAGAGGCTGAACCAGCCAAGTCGCGTGAGGGATGAAGGTTCTATGGATCGTAAACCTCTTTTATAAGGGGAATAAAGTGCGGGACGTGTCCCGTTTTGTATGTACCTTATGAATAAGGATCGGCTAACTCCGTGCCAGCAGCCGCGGTAATACGGAGGATCCGAGCGTTATCCGGATTTATTGGGTTTAAAGGGTGCGTAGGCGGCCTTTTAAGTCAGCGGTGAAAGTCTGTGGCTCAACCATAGAATTGCCGTTGAAACTGGGGGCTTGAGTATGTTTGAGGCAGGCGGAATGTGTGGTGTAGCGGTGAAATGCTTAGATATCACGCAGAACCCCGATTGCGAAGGCAGCCTGCCAAGCCATTACTGACGCTGATGCACGAAAGCGTGGGGATCAAACAGGATTAGATACCCTGGTAGTCCACGCAGTAAACGATGATCACTAGCTGTTTGCGATACACTGTAAGCGGCACAGCGAAAGCGTTAAGTGATCCACCTGGGGAGTACGCCGGCAACGGTGAAACTCAAAGGAATTGACGGGGGCCCGCACAAGCGGAGGAACATGTGGTTTAATTCGATGATACGCGAGGAACCTTACCCGGGTTTGAACGCATTCGGACCGAGGTGGAAACACCTTTTCTAGCAATAGCCGTTTGCGAGGTGCTGCATGGTTGTCGTCAGCTCGTGCCGTGAGGTGTCGGCTTAAGTGCCATAACGAGCGCAACCCTTGCCACTAGTTACTAACAGGTAAAGCTGAGGACTCTGGTGGGACTGCCAGCGTAAGCTGCGAGGAAGGCGGGGATGACGTCAAATCAGCACGGCCCTTACATCCGGGGCGACACACGTGTTACAATGGCGTGGACAAAGGGAAGCCACCTGGCGACAGGGAGCGAATCCCCAAACCACGTCTCAGTTCGGATCGGAGTCTGCAACCCGACTCCGTGAAGCTGGATTCGCTAGTAATCGCGCATCAGCCATGGCGCGGTGAATACGTTCCCGGGCCTTGTACACACCGCCCGTCAAGCCATGGGAGCCGGGGGTACCTGAAGTCCGTAACCGCGAGGATCGGCCTAGGGTAAAACTGGTGACTGGGGCTAAGTCGTAACAAGGTAGCCGTACCGGAAGGTGCGGCTGGAACACCTCCTTTCTGGAGCTTCAGGATTCCGTACCGAGGTCATACGAGGTATTGATCCCTTGTGCTGCTGTTGAGATTATGTTTATTATATAGATCAATGACCGGAAGGCCGGTCGGAGAGAAAAAGATGACGCTGGGACGTAAGTCTTGGCAAAGTTGACAGTCCTATAGCTCAGTTGGTTAGAGCGCTACACTGATAATGTAGAGGTCGGCAGTTCAACTCTGCCTGGGACTACTCCGAATGAGGGGGATTAGCTCAGCTGGCTAGAGCATCTGCTTTGCACGCAGAGGGTCAACGGTTCGAATCCGTTATTCTCCACACATCCCGCGAGGGAAAGAGGATCTTTGACATGTTGGACATCAAAAAGAAGAAACAAGTAGAGCGAGCTTAAGATATATCAACCCGTGCGTCAAGTGCGAGGTGAGAGAAAGTAAGCAAGGGCAGACGGTGGATGCCTTGGCTCTCGGAGGCGACGAAGGACGTGATAAGCTGCGAAAAGCCCGGGGGAGGCGCAAATAGCCCTTGATCCCGGGATATCCGAATGGGGCAACCCGGCAGGCTGAAGGCCTGTCATCCCGTAAGGGAGGCGAACGTGGGGAACTGAAACATCTAAGTACCCATAGGAGGAGAAAATAAACAATGATTCCGTAAGTAGTGGCGAGCGAACACGGAAGAGCCCAAACCCATGTCGTCTAGGCGACACGGGGGTTGTAGGACCACGACGTGGCAAGATAGAGTCAA